>Ga0155872_102_pt2 | contig 27440 bp, 29 predicted proteins | sample RifCSPlowO2_01_FD_107526 | JGI IMG/M metagenome (GOLD analysis project Ga0155872, IMG submission 107526) | Candidatus Taylorbacteria bacterium RIFCSPLOWO2_01_FULL_44_26
CAGTGATCCAGATGTTACGGTTTGTGTCATCACGTGACATCTCGGCATATGTTTTACCGCCCGTTAACTTCAGTGTGTGTTCTCGAACGATATCAGCTTGCGATTTGAGCGTGAACGGCCCACGAACGGGCTCTTCTGGAATAGAAGCATCCGCAGGAGTTACAATTTTTTCCTGCACGATGTTCTTATATGTAAAACGGATACCCCAAACACCACCGATAACCAGGATCACACCGGCCAAAATCGCCACAATTGACGAAATTTTTAAAAGTTTTCTCATATACTTATTATCGCACCTTTTAATATTAAAAGCTCGGTTTTTAACAACTTCAACGATGAGGGCAACCGGACCAACAACAAGGCCTGCGCTTTCCTTCCACGAGCTCATCGCGTGTCCTCTTGATCCGGTGGCTCCTCGTCTCTGCTTTTTTGGCAGACTCAATCCAACAGAGCCATTCATTGCGCGCAAGCGGCGTAATATCTTCCCACGCCGATCGCACCGCTGAAGTAGAAGTAAGGACTTTTTTTAAATCCCCCGGCACTTTATGCACCACTCCCGTAGCAATTTCTTTCTTGGTCATTAATATTTTTCTTTCCGTTGTTGATCTCAATATTCTTTAACTTCAAATTTAATGAGACCTATAGTTGACATACTAACTTGCCCCGTTCCAAGGTCAAACTTAGTACTATTAGGAAAAAACCCATAATCAGTGGCAAAGAAATAGGGAAGTCCTTTAGCTGGTTTATCGCCTTTCTTAATGACTAGATGATATTGCGTGCCATCTATATCAACAATATAACCAGGATATATGGAATAAGAAATTAATCCCCGTTGATGGTCATGTTCCCCCGGTGCCGTGAGTGGTGTTACAGCTTCATCCGTTTTAATAAAGGTGTGCCAAAATCCATCATCTGCTTTTAAGGTGAGTTTGCCCTTATTTTCTATTGCCAACTGGAAATCTGCTACATGAGACCCGTCGTCTTGTTTTGTGAAAATTATTGTATCACTATATGAACCTTTCTGTTTAACAACCATAGACAAGTCGGGTTTCTCTAATGTAAAGTAGCCAAATACACGTCCTATACAAAAAATAATTAGCGCGGCTACTAACGTTGAAAACAGATTTATCCAAAATTCACTCATGCTATCCACCTCGAGCTCGAACCGTTGAAGGACCAAGCCCAGCAAGGTGTTTTTAGCTATCGGAATTTTACCATAACGACGTTCCTTGAGCACTTAAAGGAAGTGCAAATACGTATTTACCTCAAGGCAATTCCTAGAAGTTGTTTTCCTAATTCTGTGGTTTCGATTCTTGCTTCAGAGAAATCAATACTTTGACCCTCTTGGAGCCCCTTTTCAACCTCTTTAATGGCAGGATTTTGTTTAATGAGTTTATAAATATTGTCATCATGCGCTCGAATCATTGCAGGCTTCAATAAGAGACCCAGAGCAAGCATGTTATCAAGGTACATGTTCCAGTTACCAGGGTAATCCAGACTCGGTCCTTCTGTGAGGTATGCGAGGTTTCGAATTGCTACTATATACCCGCCACCTTTCTGATTTATGTGCACATTGATTACGGGGAGTACGCCCGAAAGATTTGTGGAATATGTTTTCCCATCTTCGCCTGTGAGTACTATACTGTTTTGGGGCGAATTAATAAACTCCAGAATCTTGAGTTCATCAGCGCACAGACGATTCAATATCTCAATAAATGCAACCGATACCTTGTGCGCACTCTCCACCGTCGAAGCTGTCGCCAATATCTGAGCATAATAATCTGAGACCAGCTCGTCGTCTGTGTAGCGCATTCTTTCAAGAATTGGGACGAGGATTCTAGTATTTGGTGAAACAATCTCCTCTTCTTTCAACTTCCCCAACTTATCAATATATTTATTTAAATTCTTCTCGAGAATTTCTGCAACTTTACCTGCAGGCGTAACAAAAAGTGACACGCATTGTGCTAAAGCTTTACCCACAACACGTACAGAAGGTTGCGCTGCATCATTATACATAGCCTCTGCGTTCGCACTTACTATTTCCTTGATGACTTCATTTTCTAGGGTCATATTTACATGATACTGGTTATAGGTCTCGGGCGGAATAACCTGTCTCAAGATGGCTGGCATCCTCGTTCTGGAACCAGTGATATACGAGCATTGTAATGGTTTTTGAGGGTCTTTTCCAGAGGCCGTTTGACCCGTCTTGGCCGGGACCTAAATGAGACAAATGATAACGCTAGGAGTTATTTTTTAGTGTCTCATTTCAAACAGCATCTTGCTCAATACCAAACCATTCTCCTGGGCTAAGATCTAGAAGATGTCTGTAAGAACTAATGATCTTTTTTGCTAACTCGTGTCTTCTCAATAATTCGTCTGGATTTATATATTGTGCTTCAATTTTTCCGCTGGGTTTCATGCTGTGGGCAACGAAAGTAGTACTGTTTCTTAAGCCGTCATACTCATAATAATCTCGCTGGGCTTCTGGGTCTGACTCCCAATCACTCTCACAATTCCAACAATGGAAGTAATATTTACTTTCTGTGTGTTTGGCGGCAGGCTGCCCTTCCAGTTTTAGCTCTGTAAAGTTGGCATCAGCAACTTTTACATTCGTAGATTTACAATTTAAACAGTAGGCCATAAAAATATTATTTAGATCTAAAATCCCAGTTATCTTCGTATCTCTTTGCGGTCGGGGTTAAAATTGGGTATTTCTCTCCATCTACTCCTATCCTAAAAATTCTCATATCCCCATCTTTCACTTCCTTGCTCTCTTTTTTCTTCTCACGAATCCAGAGATCATGCTGATCTTTAACATACTTAGCAACGACACGACTTGGCACGATATAGAATTTGAAATTATTCGTATCCCTAGAGATGTTTACGAAGCAGTAGAATAGAGTTGGAATATTAATACTTTCATGCTCCTTTTTCATAATCCAACCACTGACCGCCTTCCAATGAACTTTAGAAACCGATGGTTTATTGCGACTATTCTTAAAATTGGTTTTCACTTCAAGCTGATACATCTTTTTCTTCTTAGGGTCAGATACTAAAATATCTACACTTTTAGTGTGTCCGAGAGTCATGTTTGCATCATACCCTCGCAAAGCCAGTTGCGAAAGAACTGCGAATTCACCGGCTAGCGAAACAGAATTTTTATTTATCGTTTTCATAACAAATCCAATTGCGATGGAACTTGACCCGTCTTGGTCCATCGATACTAAACTAAACTGCTGGGAGGTCTGGACTCGAACCAGAGAGATACAAGCATTGTAAGGGTTTTTGGAGGGTCTTTCCAGAGCGATTTTGACCCGTCTCGGTCAGGGTCAAAATGAGACAAATGAGACACTATAAAAAGGGATTTTGAAGTGTCTCGGTATTGCCATCTTTTATAGATATTGATAGGAAATAACTATGTCACTCTCCCAAGAAGCCATCAATGAATTTAAAGACATCTATAAGAAAGAATATGATAAGGAACTCAGTGATGCTGAAGCTAGCGAAGCGGCTCATAACCTATTTAACTTTACCAAGACAATTTGGGATATTGCAGAACATCAGGCTCGACTAAAACACAGGATTAAAAAAGAACCGGACGGTTTCCCGGTCGATGGACATTATAGCTGTATTGTTTGCTGCATCTCAATTAATCCGGAGACTGGCTGGTATGATAGGTGGTATCAGAAATGTAAGCCATGCAAGAATGCAGTCAGAGATAAAACTATTCCAACTTTTGTTTGTGAGCATAGAGACAGCTACTACTCAATGTGGCACCTGAAAGATAAATTCGGGATAAAGACGCCAACAGCTAAAAAATTAATCAAGGAAGGCAAATTAAAGGCAAGGGTTATACTTACTGAAGATGGCAAACCTCATGATTATATTTTTCTAAAGAAAGAAAACCCGGACTTGATTGATCCAGATAGACATACTCCTGCTCGAAAGTCATACGACCGACATAGAGATAAAATGTCTAAGATATGGGCTCGAGAAGAAACCAAAAAAGTGAAGGCTGAATTTAGAAAAAAGATTAGTCGTTAATTACTTCTTTCAATTTCCAGAATCTTTCTCCAGCGATAGTTATTAGATCATTTATAAGAGTACGGACCCTCTCTTTGATACTTGGAATCGAATATAAAATCCTTAAGGCTTCAAGCACTTCACTATCAACATAGATCCATCCATGGGAACGATTTTTAGGATTAACTAGGTTGGTTAGATAAAGTCTAAGTATCTGAATAGTATCCTCTGGTGCTTCTTTAGCCAAAGCAACAATAGACTTCATTAACCTATACTCCCATTCAACATCGCCCTGTGTTTTCTCCAGGGTTTTCCTAATATGTCCTGCTAGCCAAACCTTTTCGAACATATCTTTTTCTGTATTCATCCAGTATCCAAATTCAGTCAATGCCTCTGGGTCATCAATATTCTCCAGGGCCCAGTCCCAAAACTTTTTTAACCGTTCTATAATCTGCTCTTTTGTTAAAGAAGTACTAGATCTTTTATCTTCACCGGATATATAATGTCGCCCGATAAATGAAATGAAACCACCAAACCTTTTTGTATTCTTAATACTCCAAAAACTTTTAAATAATTCGTGATCAAAATTAAAATTCTCAAAATATAAGAAGGCTAAAGCTAAATGAGTAGATAGTCCCTCGTCCAATTCTCTAAAGTACTTACGCTTGGTGTATTCATGTGGGGATAAGGCAATAGCTCTAGAATAGAGGTTAACAAAATTCTGATCCGAGAAAATTTCACTAAACAAGTTACGAGAAAGGTATCCTTCCCATGCAGCTAGATATAAATCTTTTCTTTCTTCATCGGTAGAGAAAATTTTTGAAAGTAAGCCGTGCAACCAAGGGGTATCCCGGAAATAAAAAGCAGGAACATGATGTCCAAACATGAACATAACAGCGAGGGTATTCTCCTTAACTAAAACATTTTCATATAATTCTTTAGAATCAGCTGATATTTTTGAAACCTGGTTTTCGTCAAATTGTTTTCCGTCTTGATAAATAAAAATTCCAAAGGCATCAAGTGCCCTTCCACGGACAGTGTTAATAGCCGAAGTAAATGGGTCCCCTATAGAGTACTCGGGGTCTTCAGGGGATTTAACTTTGATCTTAGTAGTCTCAAGTTTTTCATCTGCAGGTGTTGGATCGTTATAGTTAAGAAGGTAGGCAATAATCCCAAAAAGTTCGTCGCGATGTTTACTAAAATTAATTGCCGTGGTTCCATTATCTTCTTTCAGTAACTCTTGAATAACATCGGTTATTGCAGAATGAACAGCAGTCCACCCAGCTAACCACGCATCAAAAGACCGTCTCTCTCTCTGGCTTTGGTCAAAAACTTCTGCTTCACCTGATTTCTTTATTGAAACAAAAAGACTAATAACATCCTGCCAATCTACCTCTCTTACAGCCATTTTTTCTCCTCTAATTAATTCTTGGATTCCTCTTAAATAGGAATATGTATAGTGCGGGTCGAGACTGATACGGTCGAAAAATAGATATGCTTTATTTACATATTCTTGTAATCTTTTGGGGATATCTTTTCGTAACAAATCACCAACGCCTTCTGCGTTTAATGGCCTTAGGAAGTCATCACTGGTATTTTGCTCAACTAGTTTTTCAGGAGTCCATTCATTTCGCATCTTTGCTGAAATATCCTCAATTGGTAACTGGTTAAATTCTTGTTCGGTTATAGGTCCTCTTGGCACAACAGTTCCGCCACGCATTTTGCCGATACTAGGCTCTGGTTCGTAATCTGGATCAAAAACAAATCCAGCTTTTTGTGTTTCTTCCCTTTCATCGGCAGTCATATGATCTTCTATCAATGACAATATTTCAGAACCGTGTCTTAAGTGCCAATTCTCTTTTTCATTTTCCTTATCTTGATCCTTCTTTTTGAAATATTCTATAACTTTCTTTATATAATCGTGTTTATCTGCCTCAGAAAGCACCGCAAATCCTTTTTTAAGGGCTCTTTCATACTCCGCACCAGAAATGATCTCGCTATAATTATCAGCATCAAATAGCTTCCAGAATTGATTTTTTAATTCCTCTTTGAAAAATTCTGGATGCAACGTAAGCACAAATAGTTTAAGTCTCCACATAGACCGACTATCCGGTAATGGCTTGAAATATTTATTATACATATCTTTGGCTTGAGAATTACTTATGTTAGTCGCTCCAATTGTTTTCTCGGATAGTTTCTTAATGACAGCTGCCAGTTCTCGAATATTATCTCGGCCGGATGAATAATCTGATTGACCTACATTCAACGTAAAGAAATCTATATTCAGCAAAAGAAATCTATCATAGACATCAAATACTTTAGTTGCTTCTTTATTTTTTTCCCCAACCAATGAAACAACATTTGCTATAATCTTTGTAGCCAAACCTAGAGCTTGTTCAGCGTATTGATTATCAACGCTGGCTAGATATTCAAACACCTTTGTATATTGAAGTTCATTAATATAAAAGGGGTTATATGAGATACTTTGGATATCGTCTTCTGATTTTTGCTTAACAGATAATATTGCCTCAGAAAGAACAAGAAGACCCTCGTAATCTTTGGCATTGGCAAGTTCCTTCAGCATTTTTTCGTACTCAAATCCCCAGTGGTTAAATATGCTCATGAGTGATACCCAGTTTTCCTTTCTAATTTTCATTACAACTCGGCTTAACTCTGAAGCTGGCAAAGTGCTAGAAATATAAAGAAATCTATCTACCACCTCAGGGTTAAAATTATCTTTAGATGCCGCGACATCCTTATCAAGGATAATTTCTGCTACCCTTTGGGGATACTTTTCTGAAATCCTTACTAAATAACTGAGCTCCGGCATTTTGTATCCATATTTTGTCGGATCTTCCGCCTTTTTCTTTATAGGTTCAAAAAATCCATTATCCCAAAGCCAATCAAGCCAACGCTCGTCGACTTTGGAGAAAAAATACTGTCTCGCATCAAAGTTAAGGTTAATTAACTTTCGAACACGCTCAACATCTAATTTTATGGATTGCTTTGACATTAGGTTGGTATTTGAGTTAAAAGTTGGTCAATTTCATTGTGAACATCTAATTGTCTTGTTAGCGCCTCAATCATGATTCGCTCAAACTCCGAAACAATGTGTTCAAAATCAGCCATTCCCAATTTTGAAAAATCAACACTTTTACCATGTCCGTTTCCATGATGAGCCAATTCTGTTAGAGACCCGAAGATCCTTCCAACTTCTTCAGAAAGTTCACCTGCTTTCACTGACCCATATTCCTTAAGGGCCTTTTCTTTGTTGGAGATATCCTTTTTACCAAAAGGATAAAGAATGTCTCTCAAAGAATGGGCAGCTTGAGCAATTAAATCAGGATTACTTCTACATTCTGGCCTTAAAGCAAAAAGCGCACCGCGAAACATATCTGACGGCTTAAATTTAAGTTCATAATGAGAATACCAGTTATCTAATCTATCGCAGAGATTTTCTTGTTCGAGAGTAAGCGATACGGGAGGAAGAATATTTTCACCAACCGATTGTTTTGAGAAATCATCACTCATTTTTTAATTCTGCCAATGCAGCATGCACCCCCTCAATATCTGGCATGGAATAATAAGCGCGCCGACCAGCTCTTGAGATGCCCTCTTTATTTAGTATTCCATGCGTCACGAGTATACGAAGATTTGGAAACCAGTTTAATCCCTTCTCCTTAGTCTTCTCTAAGACCCAGGACCCAGCGAAATCAGCTTTAACAGATTGGGCCGTTTTTAAAGCTGCTTCTACTATGGGAATCCACTTCGGATTCTCATGGGCTAATCTCATGACACCTTTATATCCGGATGTTTTTTGTTCCATATTAGAAGCATCTTATTGCATCATATTGATGCTGTCAATTAAGCGTGTGGATAAGTCCACTTCCCTATTAGAATCTTTGGGTTCTATAATTAATATATTAACAACTGAATACAAATCTGATTGTCATGGGCTAATTAAAGGGCAAATAAGCCGGCAGCCAAAAGTTCCGGTTCTGTGGATTATTGGATAATCCATCCAAAAAGCGGTAAAACTCCTCTCCGATTGGTAAGTCATCGGACAGTCAGCACTTTAGGTCTGCGAGATTCTAAAGTGGGGTGCAAAGAGGTCCCAAATCTAACATCGCGACTCTGAAAGTCTATTTTGGCTTTCAAGTGGTGTTTTTAGGTCTGGGCCCTTTTCTTTTTTAAGGTCTCGGCAGTTGTTAGTAAATTTATTTACTAACATGAGCCATAGTCCTCTCGCATCCTATCGCTCAAAAAATCATGTCTATTAAAGACAGGCTGCATATTGAATATGTAGCAATCGGCTTGCTGAAGCCGTCGAGTTATAATCCGAGAAAAATCAGCGACAAGTCCATGAGTGATCTCAAAGAGAGTATCAAGCGCTTTGAGATGGTCGATCCGGTCATCATCAACTCGGCTCCAGGTCGAGAAGGAATCATTATTGGTGGTCATATGAGAATGCGTGCCGCCAAGGAACTGGGATGGAAAGAAGTACCGGTAGTCAAACTAAGTATTCCGGATATTCAGAAGGAAAAAGAGCTCAATTTGCGGCTCAATAAAAATACCGGAGAATTTGATCTGGAACTTCTTGCCGATTTTGGCGAAAACTTCTTGGAAGACATCGGATTCTCTAGTGAGGAATTAGACAAAATATTTGAGATTGATGAAACTCCAGAACAATTTGATCTAAAGAAAGAGTTAGAAAAATTAAGCATTACTGAGGTCACTGTTCAAAAGGGTGATCTGTATAAAATCGGTAGACATCGGATTCTTTGTGGAGACTCTACGATTGAGACCGATGTGCTTAAACTAATGGGAAGCGAACAAGCAGATATGTGCTTCACGGACCCACCTTATTTATTAGATTATTTACACGGCAAAAAGCGAAACGGAAAGGCTACCGAAGGATTTGGACTAAAAAGAGACCGTCGCTACCTAGAAACTGAATTTTTGCCTGACAACTTTACCGAACTTTGGATGAATAACGTCGCAAAGATTCAAAAACCAGATTTCTCAATTATTGTTTTTGAGAATCCCAAGAATCTTAGAATTATTTGGAATGAGCTTGAAAAACACTGGAAGTATAGAAATACTATCACCTGGCATGTCCCGAATAGAGTACAAGGATTTTCGGCAAAGTACAAATTTTTCAACAAGACAGATATTGCTCTTGTTGGAACTTCTGGTGATGTAGAACTAAATACCGAGCCGGAATCTGATGAGCTACTCCAAAGTGAGTACGATAATGCTATATTCGCTACTTCTGGCAAACCGCATTGGGAAGGATATGAAAAAGGTAAAAAGATTCAACCCACCGATTTTATATCCCATATTGCAGCTGATGAAAAATCATCAGGCCAGGCCATAGTTTTCGGGACCAAGCCTCTTGAGCTTCTTATCCCCTACATGAAAGTGCTTACAAAGAGGGATGACTTAATTGTGGAGCCATTCGGAGGTAGCGGATCTACTATGGCTGCGGCCCATAAAATGCACCGCAGATGCTATCTCTTAGAAAAGTCGCCTGTTTACACTGCCGTTATCCTCAACCGTATCGAAAAATTAACCGGCCTCAAAGCTCAAAAAATAAATGAATGAGAAAGGGTTATTAAAAATTAGAGGCCGACAAAAGAAACAAAAGCTCCTGGTTCTAGAAAATCTTAGGAGGTTCCCGGTTATTCAAGTGGTTTGTGATAAGGTCGGTATTTCTCGAGCAACATACTATCGTTGGGTCAATGAATCTAGTAACTTTGCCGAAGCTGCTGAGCAAGCCATCCTTGAAGGTTCACAAGTTATAAACGACGTGGCTGAAGCGAAGTTATTTAAGGCAATTCAAGCAGAAAATCCAACCGCGATTATATTCTGGCTTAAACATCGAAATAAAAACTATCGAGTGAACGTACACGCTGAAGCTCATATCGGCCCTATTGAGAGAGATACTTTATCAGATGACGAAAAAGAAAGACTGGATAAGATGATGTGGATTGCTTCACAAGGATGTTTGGAGTGCGAAAAAAAGTACGAGAAAGACATGAAGAAACTGAATAAGAAATATCCCGAAAAGGCCAGAGACGACCAAAAATCAAAAGAACTCGATAGAATACTGGAGCAAAATCCTCTAAAGTTCCGCAATCATAATTAAGGAAGTAAGGAATCCGATAAGAAGCATAGAAACAGCAAGCACAATAATAGCTGCTATAATATTTCTTATAAATTTTTTATTGGTAAATCTAAGAACTTCCCTAACCCTGTAGAAAAGAATCCCAGCCGATACGGCTACAACAAGAATTATTACCTCACTAAGCGGGGTGGCTTTAAAATTACTAGAATAATACCAAATAGTTCCGGCGATAAGATAACTGGCTAACCCCCATTTTTTAATCTTTTGGTTATTTTCCATAGCAGTCATCAACTGACTTTGGGCCCGTATAGAATAAATCATTAAAGGTTGAGTCTTGTTGTTGGTGGTTCTTTAGAACGGTTATACACTCTTCAAATCTAGTATGCCGTAGATCTTCCCGGTCTTTTTGATGATTTGTATACACCCTGAAGACAAAACTAACAGCATAGATTAAGGCTGCTACTGATAATATTATTTTCCAATCAATATTTTTCATATTATGATTTTAATTTCTTAAATAGGTATCTAACTGCGTAAAATCCAATTACGAACATAAGACCTAATGTTGTTGCTTTTTCCACGACATACTGTGTCAAATCGCCATCCCCAATACTTGGGTTAGTTGTAAATATATCTCTTAAAGCAGGCCCTAAAATTAGTACTACCCAGATCATTAAAAAGTATATTGCTGCTACTTTTATTTTGTATTTCATAATTTTTAGAGAGCTTGGTGTTTGTAGAAACACAAAGCCCCGCGCTAGCTAGGCCTTGCGGCCCTACACCAGTTTCCCGATGTAGCCCAATGACGAGTCGCTGAACGCGGGGTTCAGTATCGTCATTGGGTCTTTTGAGCCATATCCAATAGGTATTACTGGGGTTAGGCTACGATTAAATTGTTAAGCAAATAATACCAAATATCGACCTTGGCGTCCATTCATAGCTTAACCACCAAAGTTGTAAAGTAGGTTATCAACTAGCCATCCTGGACTCCCTAGGGCGGTTGCGTCATTCATTGTTGTATATGGAAAATACAACAATTCAAGGCGAATTCGGGGCTATTAAGAGGCAAGCTCCCGAAATTCAACCTGCCAAAATAAAATATTGCCTCTATGCCAGGAAGAGTACCGAATCTGACGAAAAGCAGGCCCTCTCCATAGATTCGCAGATTAAAGAGATGCTCCAGATTGCTGACCGAGAAAATCTTGAAATTATTGATATTCGAAGAGAGTCCCATTCGGCCAAAGATTCAGGACAGAGGCCGGTATTTAATGAATTGCTAAAAGATTTAAGGAGCGGGCGTTATACAGGCATCCTTACGTGGGCGCCAGATAGATTGAGCAGAAACGCTGGAGACCTTGGATCGCTGGTAGATCTAATGGACCAGAAACTACTGCTTGAGATAAAAACTTACGGGCAACATTTTACCAATTCACCAAATGAGAAATTCTTGTTGATGATACTTTGCAGTCAAGCAAAACTTGAGAATGACAATAAGAGTATAAATGTAAAAAGGGGGTTAAGAATGAGATGCGAGATGGGGCTATGGCCGGCTCCGGCCCCAACTGGATATCTCAATGAAAAAAGAATCGACCGGAAGGGATATGTAATGGTCGATCCGGAACGTGGGCCGGTGATGAAGCAAATGTTTGAGAAAGTAGCATACGAAGGATGGAGCGGCAGAAAAATATATCATTGGCTGAAATTTGATATGAATTTTAGAAGCGCGACAAGTAATAAGCCTTTAACTTTGAGCAACATTTACAGATTACTTCAGACACCATTTTTCTATGGGGTATTTGAATATCCGGCAGACAGTGGTCAGTGGTATACAGGAAAGCATCAGGCATTAATAACTAGGGAAACATTTGAAAAAGCTCGAGAACAGCTCAAAAGATCGGAGATAAAACATGAAAATAAGGAATTCGCCTTCTCAAAGTTAATTACCTGCGGTCTATGCGGATCAAGTATCTGTGCCGATGAAAAATTTAAGAAACTAGCCAATGGTGGAACGGCTCACTATATTTATTACGGATGTAATCGGTCAAAGGACCTTCAGTGTAAGTGTGGCTATATTAGAGAGGAAGAACTGATAAAACAATTAGTTGACATTATAGACCAACTTAATCTTAAAGAATCTGAAGTATTGAAAAAATATGAAGGTGAAATGGTTAGATTAAAGAAATTTCAACGAACAATCCTGGGGGTAAAAGAAAAGATAGAACCAGAGAACGAGTTAGATCTTAAACTCTACGCCAAATATATTTTAGAAAGTGGCGAGCTACACGAAAAAAGAGAATTCCTCTCTAATATCAATTCCGAGATACTGCTGACTCATAAAATTCTAACCGTCAAACATTAGGATTCTTATTCTCTTCAGCTTCGGCTGTAATTTCTAGATTGCAACTATTATGTTCTTTGCACCAAGCTTCGCATTTTTCTGCTTGATCTCTATCTACATAGTGAAAACCGCACGCTTCGCATTGATATAATTTTTTATCTTCTTCTATCAAAGTTTTGACCATAATTTAATTTTATTAACTCTTTCCAGAAAAAGAACCCTGTAATGTAAAGCGCTACAGCAGTTATCAAACCTGGATAATATACTCCCAAACTGATTGCTTTATATAAATGATGTAATTCATATATAAATACTATTCCCGGAATAAACATTAGACGCAACTGCCACTTGGGCCCAAGCAGTAGAAGATAACTGATTACAAGCATAAGCCAGATCATTACCTGAAATAAAATAAAAGTTGCCTGTGAAGTTGGCAGAGAATTCAAATTACCAAACCATAATTCTACTTGAGAATCGACGTTATAGAAGCCAGTTAGAAGTTCTTCTAAACCATGGGCTATAAATAGAGGAATAGATAGCGCAAAAATATTTCTTAGCCGGTTAGTGATCATGGTTTGTAACTGTTTTTTATTGACCGTACCATTGGCGATACCATTCGCGCATTGAATTTATCTCGCGAGTCTGGGCGTCAATGATGCTTTGAGCAAGCTGTTTCATTTCAGAGCGATTGGTCGCATTGGCAAGCATTTGCGCCATCATGACCGCCATCTGGTGATGTGGAATCATTTCTTCGATAAAAGCTTTGTCAAAATCAGAGGCGGTTTTTAGCTGATCGATGTCTGTAGCATCGCCCATCATTCCCATATGCATTATGCCTGAACCCATGCCGTGGCCAGTACCGGAGAAAACATCCGGTACATCCTTGCCAAACCATGATCTGTACCATTGTTTCATTTGATCAATTTCTTCCGACTGGGTTCGGACAATGTCATTAGCCAATGATTTTATCTCCGAATGTTCCGCTCGGGTTAAGGCTAGATTAGCCATGGTAATGGCGTCTTCGTGATGAGGAATCATCTGCTCGATAAAGTGAGGATCAATCTGACCCATCATCTGATTGTTGCCTATATAATTTTGGTTCATCATTCGGTTGCCCCACATCATTGGCATGACTGGACCAAAAATCGGGGCGATAAGGATGCCGAGAACTAGACCTACTACACCTGCAATGATAATTTCTTGTTTCATATAATTTTAGATTGTAAATTTTTTACTAGACCTTTTTACGCTTTAACAGCAGCGAGTTTGATACTACCGATATGGAGCTCGTAGCCATGGCAACTGAAGCAAATATAGGATTAAGCAGTATTCCCCAAACCGGATAAAGAGCGCCCATAGCTACTGGTATTAGTATAACATTATATCCAAAGGCCCAGAACAAATTTTGCTTAATCGTTCGCATTGTTTTCTTAGAAAGAGTGATGGCCGTTGCAACTGATCTTAGGTCTTTATTGATCAGGGTAATGTCCGCTGCTTCAATGGCCACATCGGTACCAGTTCCCATGGCTATACCCACATCTGCTTGAGCGAGGGCAGGCGCGTCATTAATACCATCGCCAACCATGGCTACTTTTTTACCTTCAGCTTGGATTTTTTTAACTTCTGCTTCTTTCTGGTCTGGTAATACTTCAGCCAAGATTCTAGTTATGCCAAGCTGATTCGCAATAGCTTTTGCGGTTCGCTCATTATCACCAGTAAGCATTATCGGTTCTATGTTCAATTTTCGCAAAGATTCAATCCCAGCTTTAGCGCTATCTTTTAGAGTGTCGGCAACAGCAATAAGACCAACCAAAGCATTATCCAAAGCGAGTATCATTACTGTTTTGCCCTCCTCTTCTAGTTTGCTGATATTTGTTTCATGAGCTGCGATTGAGATATTATCCCTACTCATTAACTTTCTATTGCCTAAGACAAGTTTTTTCTCATCTACAAATCCCTCAACACCATGGCCAGGAATAGCTTTAAAATTCTTGATGGGAATATTAGGGCTATCCTGTTTTTCGGCTTCGGCGACAATGCTTTCTGCCAAAGAATGCTCCGACCCTTTTTCTATAGAAGCAGCCAGTCCAAGTATTTCTTTTTCGCTCAAATCGGTCAGGGTAATAATATCGGTTACTTCTGGCTTTCCTTTTGTTAGTGTGCCTGTTTTATCGAAGATAACGGTATTAATTTTGTGTGCGATTTCTAAGCTCTCGGCATCTTTTATAAGGATGCCGTGTTCAGCACCTTTTCCAGTGCCAACCATAATCGCGGTTGGAGTAGCCAAGCCCATGGCGCAAGGGCAAGCGATAATAAGAACAGCTACGGTATTAAGCAAAGCGAATAAGAGAACGGGATTGGGCCCGAAGTTGTACCAAAGCACAAATGTAGCAATGGCCAGCATGATAACTACGGGAACAAAATAAGACGAAACCAAGTCGGCTAATCTTTGAATCGGTGCTTTACTGCCTTGGGCTTCTTGGACAAGTTTAATAATCTGGGCGAGCATTGTTTCTGAGCCGACTTTAGTGGCTTTGAACGTAAAAGTTCCGTTTTTATTAAGCGTCGCACCCACTACAATATCATCTTTAGCTTTATCTACTGGTATGCTTTCTCCTGTTACCATAGATTCATCTATCGAGGATTCTCCATCAATAATGATTCCGTCAACAGGAATTTTTTCACCTGGACGAACGCGGATAAGATCACCGATAACCACTTCGCTGATTGGGATATCAACTTCTTTGTTATCTCTTAAGACTCGGGCAGTTTTTGCTTGGAGGCCAATCAGTTTCTTGATAGCTTCTGACGTACCTGCTTTTGCACGAGCTTCAAAATAACGGCCCAGTAAAATCAGGCCGATAATAATCGAAGCGACATCAAAATACGGAAACGGCTCAATGCCTATTCTCTCGACTACATGAGGGAGTACCGTAACAAAGGCTGAGTAACCAAATGCAACAGTAGTCCCGAGAGCTACCAGAGTGTCCATATTTGCGGTCCTATGTTTTAACGAGGTCAAAGCGCCTCGGTAAAACTCCCAGCCAGCCCAGAATTGAACTGGGGCCGCCAGAAGCAGCTGCAGCCAAAAGTTTTGAAGAATCATTGGTGCTGTATTCATAAGCCCAGGAAAACTACCCCACAAGATCAGGCCACCAAAAATAAGGCTCCAGATAACTTTTATTTTTAAAGCTTTGAGTTCTTTTTTCTTTGCAGCGCGTTCCTGGTCTTCAGATTGAATTTCTTCTTGGAGCAGCGCCTTGTAGCCAACTTGGGAAACCGCCGAAGAAAGCTCTTTGTCGCTTACTTTATCTGGATCGTATTCAACAGTAGCTTTTTCTGTAGCCAGATTTACATTTGCCTTAGATACTCCATCCAACTTATTCAATGATTTCTCAATGACCAGAACACATGAGGCACAATGCATTCCTTTGATCGAGAAGATTTTTTTAGTATGTGTCATGTTTTATTCAGTTACTATTATTTTCCCATGGTACATATTCATGCCGCAGGAATATGTAAACTCTCCGGCTTGCTGCGGAGTAAGTTCAACGGTAACTTTTTGATTTAACGGGAGTTGCTTTCTTATTTTAAAATCACCTAGCACAACTTCTTCAAGACAAGAACTTGGATCTTTGCGAAGAAAAGTAATTTTTGTTGTTTTTCCCTTGGGAACAGATATGGATTCCGGAGTATAGCCACCTTCCACTATAATCTCTACACTATTTGTAACTTGTATGACTTTTTCTTTTTTCATCAGAAAAAACCAGTAGGTAAAAGCTACTCCGAGAATGCCCGAAATTGTAACGGTAATTTTATCCATATTAATTTATGACATTAATTACTCCAGTGTACATGCCCATTGCACAGCTGAACTTGATTGGGCCTGTTTCAGTCGGAGTGAATTTAATCTCGTTAATTCCTTCTCTGAATTGGGTAAATATTTGGAATTTAGGAATTACAAAAGCAGCAGTGCAGACATACAGGTTTGTTGCATTTACTAACAGTTTTACCGGAGTATCCTTTTTGACGGTTATCTTCCTTGGATTATAGCCGGAACCTGATTGAGTTATTTCTACAACCTGTTCACCGTTTATAATATTTCCGCTCAATTCTTGCTTTGATTCTCCATTATTGGAACCAGCGAATGTAATGCCTGTTAAGTTGTATCCATTCGATATATTCCAAACAGATAGTATCAGCAAGGCCAAAGCTACGAACTTAAAGAAGTATCTGGCAAACGCACCCTTAACAACTGATGTCAGACCACCTATTCCGAGCAACCCCGGCATTGTACCAAGTGCGAATAAAAACATAATGATTGCGCCCTGGGAAAAGCTGCCGGTGCTTATAGCATATACTTGCATTGCTTGAGTAAATCCGCATGGCAAGAAGAATGTTAAAGCTCCTGTAATGGTGGCGCCTTTATGGCTGTATTCTTTCACTTCGTGATTAAGTCCGAATAAACGGCTGATGCTTTTTGGCAGCATAAATCCGCCTCCGCTTAATCTTGGGAAAACTTCAGTCATTTTAAGCCCAAGAATAAACATGATTATTCCGGCAGAGATAATCAAAAATCCCAGCATCGAAGGGGAGAATTTTAATATTGAGCCCAGAGAACCGATTGCACCTCCCAATACTGCATGAGAGGCCAATCTTCCAAAGTTGAAGAAGAGATGGGGCTTAAACTTCTGGGATGCTGTCGCTTCAGGATGAAGCTCTGCATGACGGCTTGAAATTCCAAGAACAAGGCCACCAAGCAAGGCCATGCAGGTGGATACACCGGCTGCTAAGCCTATCAGGCCTACAACTAAAAAACTAGGCGCAGAACTGAACTGAAAATTCAGGTTTGTTATGCCTAAAATCTTAAGCCACATCAAAACAACGACAAGAACTCCTCCGGCAAATAGGAGCTCGTAATATGTCATAAAGTTGCTGGAAATTAGCGGCCGCTTTTTACCTACTCCAACGGAATAGCCGGAATTTCTTATAGCCTGTTCTATCTCTGAATGTTGAGGTTTTTGATCGTAATAAACCTCAGCTACTCCTTTTTTATAGTTAACATTGACCTTCTTGACTCCTGCTATTTGAGAGAGGTGATCTTCAACCAATATCTCACATGATCGGCAATGCATGCCGCTTATGTGATAATTTTCCTTTTTTAGTTCGCTCATAGTAATAATATTTACAAATTAAAAACCTAACCTAAAACAACCAGAAAACTCTGGCATTGTCAGGTTAGACGTAGAGTTTTGGTTGTAGTCTGCCGTCGGAGAGAGCCAAAAGAAGCCTATTAAAATTGATATCGGGAAATCTATAGGTTTTTATGGAGAACCTAAATGCATTCGGCGGTCCGTTATTGTTTGAAGATGCTATGGGGAAAGAAAGAACTAAAATTGTGAGGAGCAGGGAAAGCAAAATAATTTTAATGGGCATCCCTAAAAACATATTTTGGAAAGTTCCGATATGTTCAAAGACACTCATATGGCAGATAGCACTAGTAACCGTAAAAGGACATGCTGTCATTTGGCCCATGTCATCAGTGTGCATGCTGACAATACCTCCAGTAGAGACTGAAACAAATGCCAAGGTTACTAAAATGTAGATATTTTTACGAGAAATGCCCATACTCATATGCTATCACATTATTTGGTATAAAGTGAATATTGACTGATCAGAACCTAAAACCGCCAATTGGCGGTTTTATGTTCTGAATACTGCGCTCAGCAGGTATGCATTGATCGGAATAGCAACAGCGGTTCGGATTCCAGGGAGGGTATGGGTCTTGGACTCCTAGAACTTTTTTCAAAACTCTAGGAAAAACCTACGCTCTCCGGTCTCTCGATAACGCGCTGACTGGTGCTGGGAGGTCTGGACTCGAACCAGAATTCATGGCTTCAAAGGCCACTGTCCTACCATTAGACGACCTCCCAATGAACAAATTATCGCATAAATTGGAGGTTTTAACAAATAATTTAGCGTATAGACCCAATGTTTCGATTGATTTTTGCTTTTAACAGAATTAATATTAATAACTATGCGACCGGTTATATCACGTAGAATCAATAAGATAAAAGATTTAGCCAAAGGCTATTATCTTTTAAACAAGGGTGATCTCATTGAAAAACACGATGAGCTTTTACGTATCCACACAATTAAAGACTCAAAAAATGATAAGCATCCTCATAAAAATAACCGAGTCTATATCTCACGCAGATCAATCAAACACTTCGTTGAAGAAAGAAAAATCCAGCTAGCCAAGTACCATCCGGAAGCAGAAGTGTTACTAAGAATTTGTTTTGCTATAGAGCAGATTCCTGAGGTCATTACAAATTTTGATCGATACGAGTTTGAACCAAATCCTGAAAAGTTTTTCTATACTAAACACTACCCCGGCGAACCTTCTATACGAATCCTCTGCGAACGAAGCAAGAACAAGAACAAAACTTTAGAGATTTGCTCGATACACTATAAAAAACAACAACGAGATAAATAAAAGTGCCACCGATAGGTGGCACTTTTATGTTGCTTGAGGTGACGGCAGATGTATTGCTACATCATTTCACCTATGAGTACATCATTTTATAGATGTCCGCAGCAAGCCGATTTTTAATTTTCTGTCGTCAAGCAACAGCTAGATTTAATAAAAAATCTTAGCTTATATTTACATTCTGTAGAATCTAAACTTAAAACTAAAAAATGCAGATATAAATCAAGTTTCGTTTATGTCAATAGTATAATCCACAGAGATCTATTTGTCAATATAAGTTTATTACAGCTTTCAGGATCTGACTACATTAAGATGTGGATAAGCAATTGCTTGCTAACACATTAGTAGGCTCTAAATCTTAGTTTATGATGAAGATGTTATACTTCTAGAATAGCCAACTCCAGTGGTAGCTGTGGAATGGGAGAGGATTTAATTTGGGCACGGGCGGCAGTGAAGACACTGATGATTTTGATAAGCTTCTGGTTGTCTACGGCGGCAAATTGGGCGAATTGCTGATCTGACCCTTGGCCATCAATTGAAACAAGCATCACCGGATTGATCCGGGACAAAAGCGCCTTGCGGGTATACTCCAGGAATTCTTTGGCGAAATGTTCCAGGTCTAATCCACCATCGTGGATCGAATGAATTAGCGCCACCGCGGCAGCTTTGTCGCCGGTCGTGAGTGCCTGCAAGAATTGCGGATGATAGGTATGTGGAATTAAACCAAGAATTTGATTTACTTGATCAACCGAAACTTCTCCATCTGGGATCATGGCTCGAATCTTAGTCAGCGAAACTTCAGCGTCACGCAAAGCGCCATCGGCACTGGCCGCAATGGCGGTAAGTGCATCATCACCGATATGGATTTTTTCCGCCTTAGAAATTTCTTTGAGTTTCGAAACGATGTGAAAATTTGAAAGCCGACGGAAATCAAACCTCTGCACGCGGGATAGTACCGTGGGCAAAATCTTGTGAGGCTCGGTGGTGGCGAGGATAAAGACAACATGCTGGGGTGGTTCTTCCAAAATCTTCAGGAGGGCATTAAACGCATCTTTGGTGAGCATATGCACCTCGTCGATAAGGAATACCTTATATCCTCCGCTAGGGGCGGCTACGCCGGCCGATTCTTTCAAGTTCCTAATTTCATCGATGCCGCGGTTGGACGCGGCATCGATTTCAATGAGATCGAGTGAAATACCAGCATTGACTCCTGTGCAACTGGGACAAATATTGCACGGCGCCCCATCGGACTGTCGATTGGCGCAGTTAAGGGCTTTGGCGAATACGCGAGCCATGGTGGTCTTGCCGGTACCGCGTGGGCCAGTAAATAGCAAGGCATGGCCGACGCGGCCGCTAGTAAGCGCGCCTTGGAGGGTTTTTACCACATGATCCTGCCCCACAAGCTGAGCAAAGGTCTGAGGCCGATACTTTCTATACAACATATATAGTTTCTAGTGACTAGTTTTTAGCTTCTAGTTTTCTGATAATTGCATTCAGCATTTTTCCTACTTCCTCAAGGATAGTCTCTGCTTTAGAAAAATCTAAACCCGGATATAACTTCTTAGCGATAATAATTTGGGTATCAAGCTCTGCGGACGAGCCAAACGCCATGCGAAGAAATTGGGTAAATTCTTTACGACTTTTTCGCTGTTGGCCTTCTGCTATATTAGACGGAATAGATACCGAGGCCCGGCGCATTTGACTGCTTAATCCATATAGCTCTTCTTTTGGAAATCCGATCTTATAAATCTCTTCAACTAAAACTATGGCTTTTTGCCATACTAATAGTTCTTTATAAGAATTGAGCATGCTAGAAATTTAGTCTAAAAACTAAAAACTAGCAACTAGACACTATCTCCGGAAGACAGCGAATTTGAAACCAAGGAAACTGAAAATCAATGCCACTCCTGACCCGACAGCGGCACCGATGTTAGCCCATTGTTCAGCGGTAGTGCCAAACAGCGGATCAATAAACAGGACGACCAGAGATGCCGCAGCAGTATTTACGAAAATGGCGATCACTGCCACCGATAAAAATTTAGCGAATTCGAATCCAGCCAACCCCGTCCGAGAATTAAAGGCCCAAAATTTATTCCAAAAATAGCTCGGGATTACAGCCGCGAGGAATGCCAAGGCTTTAACTGGAGCATAGGCTAAACCGGTACTTGCGCCGGTAAGCACGATGAGCATATTTAGCACACCGAAATCGACAGCCGCGTTGGTAAATCCGATCGCCGCGAACTTTCCAAATTGAATGAAGAATGCAAACCAGCGGCCAAGAAAATATCCGAGTAATACGCCTAGAATCCATGCGATGGGAACAAGGACGATGAGCACTGACCAAGAAATACTTTGAAATTCCGGTACTTTTAAGAATTCCAAAATCTTCCAGCCAATAAAACCGGTGATAAGTCCTGTCGCGATCGAAAACAATAAGTCTCTTTTTGTAAATCTGGTCATTTAGTTGTATTTATTTTGGATTTCCGATTCGACTTCAGCGCGCGGCCGGCCGAATTTTTGATAGCAGTATTCCTTGATACGCGCGGCCCACTCCTTATCGCCTTGGCCGAACACTCGCTCCGTTTCCAGTTTGACGTTGAAGGGTCGGGCGGTCTGGCCTTCGATTAACAGATTAACATGAGCATTGAGATTGTCGATGTTCATGAGGTCCTGCGGCGTGAACACCGGCTCGAATTTATTTTTCATAAACTCGGCGTCATCCGGGCCGATCCTGAAAGCCATGATCGAGCCGACGTTGCCGAAGACCGCGTCGCGGATTTTATCGGTAAGCTGTTTGATGAATTGGTGGGCAATGATGAGATCCAGGCGGTATTTGCGAGCTTCGGACAAGATCGTGGCGATGCTATCGGTGGTGAAATTTTGGAACTCATCGATGTAGAGATAGAAGTCTTTGCGGGCGTCATCGGCAATGTCCACCCGCGAAAGGGCGGCCATAAGCAATTTGCCAACGATGATCATGCCCAGAAGATTCGCATTGATGTCCCCAATGCGGCCTTTGGACAAATTGACGACCAGAATTTTCTGATTATCCATCAGCTCGCGGAAGTTAAACGCGCTCTGCTTCTGGTTGATGATCGGGCGGAGGAATTCGTTAAATACGAAGGCGGTCACCTTGGACGAAATATACGGGGCCATATTGGCCAGGGCGGCTTCGCCGCCCGCCTTTTCTGCTTCCTTCTGCCAGAATTCTTTCACCAGCGGATTAGTCTCGCGAGATAGCTTGTCCTTGCGATAAGCATCATCCACGAGCACGCGGGAAATATCAGCCAGGGTGGGAATCTCGTGCGCGTAATCGTCGAGTAGCAGCAGGGCCGCATTTTTGAAATACCGCTCGAACATCGGGCCGCCGGTCTGCTTTAAATCATATAGACGTTCGAAAATTCCAAACAACTCATCGATCACCATGGTCTTTTGTTCCGGATGGCTTGGATCGATTTCCATCATGTTCAAGCCCATCGGCCGATCGATATGGCCAGGATCGAAATAGATGACATCTTCGACGCGTTTTTCTGGGATAACCGAGAGCACGAAATCGGCTAAGTCACCATGCGGATCAATGATGCACGCGCCGCGGCCATTCTCGATGTCCTGGCGAATGAGCGTTTCTAAAGTCACTGACTTACCTGTACCGGTTTGGCCGATGATATACAAATGCCGGCGGCGGTCAGCATCGGCCAGGCGGACTTCGGTTTCCTGACTGCGGAATACATTTCGGCCAAGAACCACGCCCTCCCGGGGCAGATTCGCCGGCGGTTCAGCCGAAACGGATTTGACGAATTTCACGCCCGCCGCTGCGGTTCCAGGCAGCGGGAAATGAAACAGACTGGCGACTTCTTCAGTCGAAAGCACGCTCGCGCGCGCAGCGTCGAACATTCGAAAAGTAAAGTTAAACAAAAGCTTCTTGAGCGCAGAACCGGTGTGCTGGCTCACCTCGAAACTATTCATCGTTGTGCTTGAAAATTGAAGAAAGGAACCGGTGAGGTCGTTGAGCATCTGCTTGGCCCTCGGCTCACCCGCGGCCGATACCACCATGCGGATATTGGCGTCGAATAGCGGTTTGGATGCCTTAGCCTGAATGGCCCGCATAATGTCCTCCTCAAACACGGTAGCTCCTCTTGGTTGATCCGGCTTATTGGGATCCGGTTTCGGCGGCCGCTTGGCTCGCGTCAGCGCCTCATTGAGCGGATGGCCGGTCTGCAATTCGCGCAATACTTTTTCGGCCAGGCTGCGAACATCATCGCGATGCGACGGCCGGATGAGAATCTGGATCGCCGCACCCTCGCCTACTTCATTGATTTTTGAAAGGCTTGTTAGGAGTTCGCCCAAAGCGTCGCTCGGCAGTGATTGGTAAGTCTTAATCGGCAAGAGCGGGTCGGCCTTCAAGGTGAGCACCGCGCCGGCGGCGGAATTATTTTGGTGGAAAATTGAATAATCCTGGACGATGTTCACTTCCGCCGTCGGGAAAAGGCCATGGACTTGTTTCTCGAACGCGTCTTTGAATCCATTCGGCACCGCGATATAGAAATGAATAGTCGTGGCGCCGTTCGGCACCGCCATTTCCAGAGCCAGATACGGCTCGCCGTAGATGAATTTGTTCCAGCCTTTGGCATGCAAACCGGTGAACGAGGCGAGCAGTTGCTCCATCACCGCGATCAGTTCCTTTTCCGGCTTTTGCCCCGAACTTGCCGAAGGATTGCCCGAATCCCGAGGCACGGCGACCGAAAACAGAGTCATGTTGAGCGCACGCGCGATAGACCCGCGCGTGCGCATTGAGTTAAACAATACAAGCGCCGCTACAAAGAGCAGCACTAGAACCGCGAAATATCCGATGATCAGAAACACTGATTATAAATTATCGAGTTTCTTTTGGGCCACTAGCTGTTCGTGCAGTTCTCCGGTGAGGGTGGCATGGAATGCGTCAAGGAGCGCGGGATCATTCGCGGCTTGCGCCGCTTTAATACCGGCGCTAAGTCCGGAGCTGAACACTAAATTTACCCATTCTTGAACTTGTTTTTCTTCTTCAGGAGAAAGGGCGGCACTGTCAGTGGGCGCGGCATGCGAAGAGGCTTGAAATGACGGCGCGTGCTGCTGGATGGATTCCTCGACGACCTGCGACATGGTTTCTTTTTCGGGAACTTGTTCCTGCTCTCCGATCTTTTGAGAAAGTTCCTGCCTGCGGCGCTGGTATTCTTGCTCGAGCTGCTGTAATTGTTGCTCCGGAGTTTCCATGGATTAAGTATACCAAAAATTAAGATTTCAGGCGCAAAGATATGCACACGCAAACACCGATAATTTTGCTACAATACCAGCATGAGACACAACTCGAAGCGGGAAGTCGCGATCGTCCTGCTAATTTTGGCGGTGGCCGCTTTTTTTCGCTTCTACCATCTTGATCGAACGCCGCCAGGACTTTACCCCGACGAAGCGATGAATGGGTCTAACGCGCTCATCGCCAACGAAACCGGAGACTACGACGTATTCTATCCGGAAAACAACGGCCGCGAGGGCTTATTCATCAATCTCCAGGCGATGTCGGTGAAATGGTTCGGCGCACAGTCGTGGGCGTTGCGCGGCGTTTCCGCTCTGATCGGCGTGCTTACCGTTTTAGGTCTTTATCTATTGACGCGCGAGCTTTTCGACCGGCATATCGCCGCGCTCTCGAGCTTTTTGATGGCCATTTCGTTCTGGCACGTGAATTTCTCGCGCATCGGGTTCCGGGCCATTATGCTGCCGTTTATCCTGGTATTCATGTTCTATTTCTTTTGGCGTGGCTTGAAAGAATCTTCGTTTCCGAATTTTCTTTGGGCCGGCGTATTTGCCGGGTTAGGATTTCATACCTATACTTCGTATCGGATCGCGCCGCTCATCGTCCTGGCGGTGCTGTTTAATTATTGGCTATTTTTGAAAAAAGATTATGCTTATGCCGCGTACGCGCACGCGCGGAATCGGCTGATCGGCGGCATAGCACTGATGGCAATCGCCGCGTTTTTAGTCGTCTTGCCGCTCGGTTTGTATTACCTTTCTCATCCTGAATTCGCCGGCGCTCGCGGCGGCATCTCGGTGTTCGCCCAGTCTGAACCCTGGCGGGCCATGGCCGCGAGCTTCAGCCAGACCTTGGGCATGTTTACTTTTAACGGCGATTGCAACTGGCGCCATAATCTTGCCTGTTCGACAACCCTGGCCTGGCCGATCGCCGGCTTATTCGCAATTGGTTTTATTAAAGAACTCTGGCACTGGCTGTCCCGAAAACACGGCCACTTCTCCCCGACTCACACTCTTTTGTTCGCGTGGTTTTTAATCATGCTCCTGCCGGGTATGCTTTCGATCGAGGCGCCGCATGCGTTGCGAACCGTGGGTGCGATACCGGTGGTGATGATCTTCGCCGGTCTGGGTTTATGGTGGATCTTCAAACTGCTCGGCGCGTGGTATGACCACCAGTATTCCGGCGCGGTATCTCACGTAGGCCGCGCTCCCATCCCCGCTGTCTGGGTGCTCGTGATACTCCTGGGCGCAATGGCGATATTTGAATACAACCGCTATTTCAATATCTGGGGCGGCAGTCCGCACACCGCCGGCGCGTTCACCCAGGAATACGTCCATATCGCCGATCAGATCAATGCCCTGCCTCAATCAGTGAAAAAATACGTCATCGTCCGCGCCGGCGGTGTTGAAGTATACGGCGTACCGATGCCGGCCCAGACGGTGATGTTCCTGACTCAAAGCGCCAGCCAGGAAGCACAGCGCGAAAAAAATATTTTCTACCTCACCCCCGGCGAAGCCCGTCAGCGCCAATTCGAACGGAACGCCCGAATATTTGAAATCAAATGACGCGCCATTCATCCACCGCAATCGGTATTATCGCCGCCGTTGTGATCATCGCGGTGTCTAGCGTATGGAACGACGCGCCGATCGTGGATGAAGTACCGCATATCGGCGCCGGCTATACGTATGTCAAAAAGGGCTCCCTGTTGTTCAACCCAGAACATCCGCCGTTGCCGAAGGACTTGGCGGGATTGCCTCTCCTGACCCTCGACATCGATCAGACTATTTACAATCGAACCTATGAAGGAAATTGGGGCTCGGATGTGAATGGCCAGTGGAATTTTGGCCGGACGCTTATTTTCCATTCCGGCGTTGATGCGACGGCCATGGTCCACCGAGCGAAGCTGCCGATGCTCTTCTTTTTCATCACCTCCGCTTGGCTCGTGTTCCATTGGGCGCGGAAGCGCTACAGCCCATCCGCTGGTCTTCTTGCCCTCTTTCTTTTTGCCTTCTCGCCTACCGTCATCGCCCATAGCCGTTTAGTTACCACAGATATACCGGCCTTGTGGGGCGTATTGGTCGCCACTTATTTTTTCGTCCGGTGGCTGAAAGACCCAGGCGACGGATGGCGGAGTAGAAACTTCTGGCTCGCCGCACTTGCATTCGGCTTTGCTCAATTGGCCAAATTCTCCCTATTCCTTCTCTGGCCGTACTTGCTTCTCGTTGCCGTAATCTGGGGTTTTATCAACGGCCATGTATTTAAAACGGCCTGGCGAGGACTCCTAACTATGATCGTCGGATTCATCGTGGTTATCGGACCGGTCTATCAACTGCATTTAATTAACTACGAAGGATTCCAGCAAAAATCTGATGCCGTGATAATTTTGAAAGATTCGCCATATCGGCAAGCGTCTGATTTGGTGATTTGGGCTTCTGACAAACCGGTACTGCGCCCGTACGCCGCATATGCGATGGGCCTCCTGATGGTATTCCAGCGGGCCAGCGGCGGCAATACCACCTATTTCTTAGGTGACGTATATACTTCAGCCGACAAATTATATTTCCCGATCGTCTATGCACTCAAGGAACCAATTCCATTTTTGATACTCCTTCTCCTGGCAATCGTAGCCGCTTTTGCTCACAAGAATTCAAAGAGAAATCGGCTGCGCGGGTGGTTGGCGGATCATTTTGATGAAACCGTGATGCTCATTTGGATCGCACTATATTGGGGGACGAGCATCACTGCCAACCTCAATATCGGCGTGCGGCACATGCTCCCAGTGTATGGATTTACGGCTATTCTTATTGCTGGCCAGTTCGACCGAATTAAAACTGTCTTCTCCGCGACCAGGCATAAATTTTTTGTCTACCGTGTTTCGATGATTGTACTTCTCGGTTGGCTGGCGATTGAAACTCTAAGCATCTTTCCCTACTATCTGACGTATTTTAATCAATTCGCCCTAATTCGTCCGTCGTGGACGGCCAGTCAGGACGGCTATGTGCCCGGCGGGCATAATTATGTCGTGGACTCGAATCTGGATTGGGGCCAAGACTTAAAGCGCCTCGCCGATTGGGCGGAGAAAAATAACGTCCAGCGCATTAACCTCGACTACTTCGGCTGGGCCGATCAGACATATTATTTGAAAGATAGATTTTTCTGGATGACTAGGGGCCGCTAC